>SAMEA3387436__coassemble_1520_pt1 | contig 10726 bp, 8 predicted proteins | sample SAMEA3387436__metabat2_high_PE_001 | metagenome-assembled genome bin SAMEA3387436 (sample SAMEA3387436) | Felis catus | biome: Faeces | place: United Kingdom | collected 2012
GAATCAATCGTTTACGCATGTAGATTTCATGGTAGGAACCAGTGATTTATCAATTGAAGCTACATTAAAAAATGGTAAAAAGATCCATATTTTCAAGAATGGTAAATACACAAGTGAATTTGACGAATATACATTAAATTAGTACAATATTATAATTGGAGGGATATTTATGGCAAATGAAAATGAAAAGAATCCCAGTGCTTTAGAAGAGCTTAGACGTCTAAAAAGAACGGATCGAATTAAATCTTTAGATATACATGAACCAGAATTACATGATTTTAATGCTGAAAACATTTTCCATATTGATGAAGAGCCAGAAAAGAAGACCATCTTTGGAAAACGAAGCGCAAGAACACATGTAAAAATCAATGAGAATATTTTTGACGATGAAGTTGCAGAGTCAGTAGATATCACACCTAGTACTTCAATTGAAGAAGTAGAGGCACCTATTGAAAAGCATGTTGTGGAAGAGCCAAAAGTAGATGATAAGCCATTGGTTGAAGAAAAAACAAAATTCATTGAAGAAAAACCAAAAGTGGTTGAAGAACCTGAAAAGATTGTTGTTGAAAAATTGGATGTTGATGATGATTTTACAACAGAATCAATTGAAAACGAATTAAAGTCTTTTAATGCGAAACCAATTGAGGAAGAACAACCAGTTCAAGAAGTATTGGATGATGAAGAAGATTTTGAGGACGAATATGTGGATGACGATGAAGGTGAAGATGAAGATCTTTATGAGGAAAGAAAGAAATTCTTATATGCGGAATATCCAAAAATAGAACAATATCTTCAAGATAAATCTAGTGAAGGTTATCACTTTGTGCGTCAAGAAGGAAAGAAATATTTCTTTAGAAAAGGTCAGCCCAAAACGTATTATTATTCTATGAACTATTTTGTGGATGAGCCAGATGCAGATCAATGGCGCGAGTGGGAATCTGATGGATGGAAATTGGTTTCTAAATCAGATGGTAAAAAGAAAAGTGATGCGGGTTGGTTTACTTTTAGAAACGAAGAAGAAGATGGAGAATATCGTAAAGAAATTGATAATGATTCAGAAAAATTCCGTTTCTTTAAGAAATATTCAAGTTCATGTCGCTCAACAATGTTCTTAGTGTTTATTTGTATGGCATGTTGCGTTGTGACAGGACTATTACAAGTGTATTTCCAAGGCTATTTAGCAGGAATCGTATTATGCGCAGGTCTATTCTTAATTTCATTTATTGTATTCTGCATGTATGGCAGAATGCTTAGAAAATCTAAGAAGAGGGCTCGTGAATTAAAATCTAAATTAAGGATTCGTGAAAGTCGTGCAATCGAAGAAAGTAAAGATTTCTATGATACTTCTGAAAGTGAAGAAGAATTAGATACAGATTGGAACACTTTAGAACAGCATACGGGTAAAGAAAAGAAACATCTATTCAGACGTGTAGATCGTGAAGATGAAGAGTAAAAAGGAGGCAAATTTTGCCTCCTTTTAAACTGTCATAATTTGTACATATTGTTTGTAGTGTGATAAAACTTCATCATCAATGGTGTTGTCGGTAATTAAAGTGTCAAAGTTAAATAGATCATAATAAATATAGAAGTCGGCACGGTTGAATTTCTTGTTGTCGGCCAATAGATATTTATTTTTAGAATTATCTAATGCGATCTGTTGCGATTCACCTTCCTCTAATGAATAGGTTGTGATAGATGAATTGTAGATTCCGTTACAACTGATAAAGGATTTATTATATTTTAATTTACCCAATACTAAATTTGTGATAGGACCCACAAATGTATTTGTGTTATCTCTGTAATCACCGCCAGTTAGTATGACTTCAGTAGGAGCGTGATTCACTAATATATTAAATACGGCAAGGCTATTTGTGATAACGCGAATGTTTCTTCCTGTTAGTTGTTCAGCCAAAAATTGAATGGTTGTACCAGGACCTAAAAAAATAGATTCTCCTTCTGAAATAAGAGTTGCTGCTTTATGGGCAATTCTCTTTTTTTCTTCAATTTGCACAGACGATTTTTCAATGTGACTTAATTCGTGGTCCATTGAAAAAGAAAGGCTTTGTGCTCCACCATGAACTCTAAGTAATTTTCCGGATTTTTCTAATTCATCCAAATCTCTTCTTGCGGTCATATCCGACACACCTAATTCATCCATGATTTCTTGAATGGTAATGATTCCATTTTGATTTACTTTATGTGCAATTTTTACTAAACGTTCTTTTTTTAACATATCGATATCCTTTTCTATGGTAAACGATACCATTTCAAATATATTTAGTCAACATAATACAAACAAAAACAAACACTTTTTATTAAAATATTACTTAAATGCTACATAAATGTTTTAAAATGTTTGAATAAGTGATAAAAAGTGTTTGAATATGTTGACAAATGATTAGAAAACGCTTACACTAATGATGTAAACGATAAGGCCACATCGTAAAAGGAGAAAAGAAAATGACTAAAGATGAGTTAAGTATGGTTGGATTTGAAATAGTTGCATATTCAGGAGATGCAAGAAGCACATTGTTATCATTGTTGAAAGAAATGCGTGCGGGTAATTTTGAACATGTTGAGGAGAAATTAAAAGAAGCCGATGAAAATATTAATTTAGCACACCAGTCTCAAACAAAGATCTTACAACAAGAGGCTAGAGGAGAAGACATGGAAATGGGATTCATTTTCATTCATGGGCAAGATCACTTGATGACAACGATTTTATTGCGCGATATTGTAGATGATTTTATTAATTTATATGAAGAAAGAGGAAATAAATAATGTTAAACGGGGTTATTAAGCAAATTGAAAAAGGAAAACCTTTCTTTGATAAGATTGCACAAAATATTTATTTAGGGGCTGTTCGTGATGGTTTCTTAACTGCAATGCCAGCCATTCTATTCTCAAGTGTATTTATTCTAGCTGCATCGATTCCAGAAATCTTTGGAATTGTATTACCAGCTACAGTATCTGACTGGTTATGGAAAGTATATAACTATTCAATGGGTGTTGTTGGTTTGTTGGTTGCGGCTACTACAGCTCGTTGTTTAGCTGAAAGTATGAACCGTAGAATGCCTAAAAACAAAGTCATTAATACAACAAGTGTTATGTTGGCAAGTATTGTTGGATTTATGTTGTTAGCTGTTTCAAATGTAGATGGTGGTATCTCAACTACATATTTAGGAACAAAAGGTTTGCTAGCATCATTTGTTTCTGCATTCATTACAGTAAATATGTATAAATTCTGTGTTATTAAAGATGTTACAATTCACATGCCAAAAGAAGTGCCGGGTACTATTTCTCAAATGTTTAGAGATGTATTCCCATTCTCATTCTCAGTTTTAGTATGTGTATTGATTGATGTGGCATGTAGAACTGCATTTAATTATACTTTTGCCGAAGCTATTATCACATTGCTTCAACCATTATTTACTGCTGCCGATGGATATTTAGGAATCTGTATTATTTGGGGTGCTATGGCATTGTTCTGGTTTGTAGGTGTACACGGACCAAGTATTGTAGAACCAGCTATTGCAGCTATTATTTATGCTAACGTAGATGCAAATTTAGCGTTATTCAAAGCTGGTGAACAAGCCTCTAACGTATTAACTGTAGGACTTGGAAACTTCGTAGGAACAATGGGAGGAACTGGAGCTACCCTTGTAGTACCATTCTTATTCATGTTGTTCGCAAAATCAAAACAATTAAAAGCTGTTGGTAAGACAACATTTGTTCCAGTATGTTTTGCGGTAAATGAACCATTGTTATTCGCTACACCAATTGTATTGAATCCATATTTCTTCATTCCATTCTTGATTACTCCAATGATCAACGTATCATTGTTCAAATTCTTTGTGGACGTATTAAAAATGAATTCATTCATCTACGTATTACCATGGGCAACACCAGCTCCAATTGGATTGATCTTAGGTACAGGAATTAGTTTATTAGCTGTTGTATTAGCTGTTGTATTAATTGTTGTAGATGGAATTGTTTACTTGCCATTTATTAAGGCGTATGATGCAACTTTATTAGAAGAAGAAAAAGAAGCATTAGATGCTTTAGAAGAACAAGTTGAAAAAGAAGAAGCTAAAGAAGTTCAACCTTTAAGTTTAAATAAAAATATTAATGTATTAGTATTATGTGTAGGTGCTGGAACATCAGCAATGTTTGCAAATGCCGTTAAAGAAGGAGCAGAAATTGAAAACTTACCAATTGATGCAACTGCAAGTGCATATGGTTCGCATTATGATATTTTGAAAGATTATGACATTGTTGTATTATCACCACAAGTACAATCGCATTTAGAAGAAGTACGACAAGATGCTTCTAAATACGGTACTAAAGTTGTCGCAACAAAAGGTGCACAATATATTAAATTAACGCGTGATCCAAAGGGTGCCGTTGAATTTATTTGTGAACAAGTAAAGGAAGGATAAATGTATGAAATTTTCGGATGATTTTATTTTCGGAGGTGCTACTGCCGCTTATCAATGCGAAGGTAGCACTCTAGAATACGGTAAAGGAAAAGTATCTTGGGATGATTTTCTTGCCAAACAAGGACGTTTTAAAGCGGATCCAGCCAGTGATTTCTATCATCAATATGGACAAGATTTAAAACTATGTAATATGTTTGGTATTAATGGAATTCGTATCTCTATATCTTGGGCTAGAATCTTTCCGGAAGGAACTGGAAGAATCAACCAGGAAGGGGTTGATTTCTATCATAGAGTATTTCAAGAATGTCATAAAAATCATGTAGAGCCATTTGTGACATTGCATCATTTTGATACTCCAGACACACTTTACCAAAAAGGCGATTTTTTAAATCGAGATACAATCGATGCTTTCGTAGAATTTTCAAAATATTGTTTTGAAGAATACAAAAACGAAGTAACATATTGGTTTACATTCAATGAAATCTGGGCTGTGGCCACTAACACATATATTGAGGGAACTTTCCCAAATGGCGAAAAATACAATATGACGAAAGCATTCCAGATCATGCATAATATGATGGTGGCACATGCCTTGGCTGTGTTGGAATACAAAAAGGCAGGATATAATGGAAAGATTGGTGTTGTACAGTCTTTGGAATATAAATATCCATTTGATGAAAACAATTTGGATGATATCCAGGCTGCTAAAAATGAAGATGTGCTTCAAAATCAATTCTTGTTGGATGCAACATTTAAAGGATATTATTCAACAGAAACAATGGAAATTGTGAATCGTTTAGTCAGCATCAATAATGGTACGCTGGAATTGTTAGATGAAGATTTTGATGTATTGAAACAAGCTGCACTACTAAATGATTACATGGGTATGAATTATTATCAATCTCGTTTTATTCAGCATTACGAAGGAGAAAATGATATTCATCATAATGGAACAGGAGAGAAGGGAACTTCTAGATTCTGTTTAAAAAATGTAGGACGAAGAATGGAAAAGGAAGGCATTCCACGTACGGACTGGGATTGGTTGATTCATCCAGAAAGTATGTTTGATATGCTAGTACGTATTCGCCAACAATATCCAAACTATAAAGCAATCTATATCACAGAAAATGGTATGGGATATAAAGATGATTTTGAAGATGGAATCATTGATGATGAACCACGTATTGACTTTATTAGAAGACACTTAGAATTCACATTAAAGGCAATTGAAGCTGGAGTTAATGTAAAAGGATATTTTGTCTGGTCACTAATGGACATGTTCTCATGGACAAATGGCTATAATAAGCGTTATGGCTTGTTCTATGTAGATTACGAAACACAGAAGAGATATCCAAAGGCAAGTGCATATTGGTACAAACGTGTTTCTGAAACAAAAGAGGTTTAGTATGAATAAGTATAAAGGCGTAATATTTGATTTTAATGGAACATTGTTTTTTGACAATCCAAAACATATTTTGGCATGGTCAAAAATATCGCAAGATATTCGTCATCATGGAATTGATGAAGAAGAACTTCATGAACATATTAATGGAGTGCCTAATAATAAGGTTGTTGAATATATGTTTGGTGGGAAGTGTGATCCATCCGAAATGGAAAAATATTCGCAGTTAAAAGAAGAATATTATCGCCAATTTTGTAAAGAAGATCAGGCAACATTTCATTTAGTAAAGGGAGCTGAAGAATATTTTGATTATTTAAAAGAATCAAATATTCCATTTACAATCGCATCCGCATCTATTAAGCCAAATATTGATTTCTTTGTAGAATCGTTTCATCTAGATAAATGGATTGAGCCATCTAGAATTGTCTATGATGATGGAATGTATGAAAACAAGATCGCAATGTTTAAAAAGGCAGCTCATAATATTGGAGTTAAGATTCAAGATTGTTTGATTATCGAAGACAGTGTTAGTGGGATTACAAATGCTTATAAAGCAGGATGTCACAATATAGTCGTTGTGGATTCTGCCAATAAAAAAGAAGAATACGAAAAGCTTCCTGGAGTTGTACAAGTGATTGATTCTTTTGATAATTTTAAATGAGAGCCATTCATACCAGAATGGCTTTTTTGTATAAATAAAACATCAAATAAACAAAAACAAACAAATAATCATTATTTGAAACCTAAATTCAACATCTATGTTTAAATTGTTGTTTGAATATGTTGACATGGATGAAGAAAACGCTTACACTAAAATCAAATGAGCAAATCTTAAATTTATAACCATATCTGCATAATATTGATAATGAGCCGTATATAAATAAATGAATAATTGATCATTATTTTTGTGGATAGTGTAGCAGGAAAAGGGATTTGGCTGTAATAAAAATGATTGATTTTGTTTATATGGAAGGAGAACAAATGAACACAAAAATTAACCAGTTATTAGAGTATGCTTTAAAGAATGGAATGATTGAGAAATACGATTATGATTATTCTGCAAATTTATTGATTGATCTATTTGGCATCCAGGAATTTAAAAGAGAAGAAGTAGAAGACTGTTCTGTCTATGAGATTTTAGATTTCATGTTAGATTATGCGGTTGAAAAAGGTATGATTCAGGATACTGTAACTGAAAAAGATTTATTAGATACTCGCATTATGAATTGTGTAATGCCTAGACCTAGTGAAGTCGTGCATACTTTTAAGAGTCTATATTCTATGAATCCTAAAGATGCAACAGATTACTTCTATAAGTTGAGTATCGATTCAAACTATATCCGTAAATCAAGAATTGATAAGAATATCAGTTTTGCACATTTCTGTAAGTATGGAGATATTCAAATTACGATCAACTTGTCAAAACCAGAGAAGGATCCAAAGGAAATCGCAAAGGCAAAAAATGCCGTAAGCACTTCGTATCCTGCATGTTTATTATGTAAGGAAAATGTCGGTTTTGCCGGAAACTTAAATCATCCAGCTAGACAAACACATCGGATTATTCCACTAGATTTAAATGGACATACATACAATTTACAATATTCACCATATGTGTACTATAATGAGCACTGTATTGTATTTAATAGTGAACATACGCCAATGAAGATGGATCGTTCTACATTTGAACATTTATTCGCATTTATTGATAAATTCCCACACTATATGATTGGAAGCAATGCAGATCTTCCTATCGTTGGTGGATCGATTTTAAGTCATGATCACTATCAAGGTGGAAGACACCATTTTCCAATGGAAGACGCAAAAGTTGTTAAGAGCTATACATATAAGGATGTACAAGTGGATATACTTTACTGGCCATTATCAACACTTCGATTAACATCAAAATCGAAAGAAAACGTATTGGATCTAGCTACTAAAATTTTTGAAACATGGTGTACATACAGTGATGAAAGTTTAGATATTATTGCCAATGAATCTGGCGTTCGTCATAATACAGTAACGCCAATTGTAAGAAAGAAAGATGGCAAATATCAAATGGATGTAGTTTTACGAAATAATCGTACTACAGAAGAATATCCATTAGGTATCTTCCATCCTCACTCAGAACATCACCATATTAAAAAAGAAAATATTGGTTTGATTGAAGTGATGGGATTGGCTATTTTGCCAGCACGATTAAAAACAGAGTTAGAACAAATTAAATTATGTTTATCTGGAAAAGCAGATTTTGATTCTTATCCAGAACTTGAAAAACACAAAGACTGGTATGAATACTTGAAGACATATTCTTATTCAAATGTGGATGCATTCATGGAAATGGAAGTCACAAAGAAATTCGTATCTGTATTAGAGAATGCCGGCGTATATAAAATGGATGATGAAGGGATGGACGGCTTTAGCCGTTTTGTAAAGACATTATGGTAGAGGTAAAAGAAAGATTAGAGAATGGAATTGATGTATTATCGATTTCAAATTCACATTTAACTGTAGAAGTTACAAACTTTGGTTGTACTCTTTTAAAGATTGTAACGAAAGATAAGAATGATCAAGACTGTGATTGTATTTTAGGATTTGAACATGTTGAAGATTATCAAAAACGAGATGGAACCTATTTAAATGCCTTAGTTGGACGAGTATGCAATCGTATTGAAAAAGGTACATTCACAATGAATGGGACAGAATATCATGTGCCTATTAATAATGGACCAAATTCACTACATGGAGGTATTGAGGGATTCTCTTATAAAGTATTTGATTATTCTTTAATTGAAGATGGCGTTAAATTCCACTATGTATCAAAAGATGGAGAAGAAGGCTATCCTGGAACATTAGATTTCTATGCGATCTATTGGCTAGATGAATCGAGTTTACACATTCAATATAGTGGTGTTAGCGACAAAGATACGTTGATCAATATCACAAACCATGGCTATTTCAATTTAAATGGATATGCATCGAATATTGATGATCATACGTTACGAATTTCAGCATCTAAATTTGGTTGTGTAGATCTAGATGGATTATATACAGGTGAATTAAGAGATGTTAAAGAGACTGCATTTGATTTTAATACAGAAAAAAGAATTGGAGATTTTATTCATTCAGAGGATGAACAATTAATCATCGCAAGAGGTTATGATCATCCATATGTATTTGATACTAAAGAAAATCAAGTGTGTTTATACAGTTCACTAAGTGGTATTGAACTAAAAGTATCCACAACATATCCAACGGCACAAATCTATAGTGCGAACTACTTAGATGGACAGACAGATAAATATGGTAAGATTATGCATCCACAAGATGGATTGTGTATTGAAACAAGCTATATCGCCGATTCGATTCATAAAGAAGAGAATCCAAAAGTTTTATTAAAAGCAGGACAAGTATTTGAAGAAGAAACAACATATACATTCGAGGTAAGAAAATGAAAACAACAGAAATTAAAGAACAAGTAGTATCCGGTAAATATGATGCATTGATTGAAGATCTATATGCAGATCCAAGTTTATTAGACTATCAAAAACAACGTTATGCTGCTGCATTAGATAAATACCAAACATTATTTGGAGATGATGAAGTGAGTATTTATAGTGCTGCTGGAAGAAGTGAGATTTCAGGAAATCATACAGACCACCAACACGGTTGTGTACTTGCAGGATCTATCAATTTAGATGCGATTGGAATTGTATCTAAACAAGATCATGTAATTAAAGTGATTTCTGATGACTTTGACATCAAACCAATTGATTTGAATGATTTAGACAAAAAAGAAGATGAACTAGGAACAAGTGAAGCCTTGATTCGTGGCGTAGTTTCTAAATTAAAAGAATTAGGCTATAACGTAGGTGGATTTAAAGCTTTCATTACGAGTGATGTATTAATGGGGGCTGGACTATCAAGTTCTGCAGCATTTGAATCTATTATCGGTACAATTATTGATGGATTATACAATGATATGAAGATCGATATGGTAACGATCGCTAAAGTGGGTCAATATGCAGAAAATGTATATTTTGGAAAACCATGTGGATTGATGGATCAATGTGCATGTGCTGTTGGTGGACTTATTTCAATTGATTTTAAAGATACTTCAAACCCAATTGTAAATAGTGTGAATGTTGATTTCTCAAAATATGATCACAGTTTATGTATTGTAGATACAAAGGGAAGTCATGCCGATTTAACAGATGCCTATGGTGCTGTACCACAAGAAATGAAAGAAGTTGCTCACTATTTTGGTAAGGAAGTTCTTCGTGAAGTGGATGAAGATGAGTTCTATGCAAATATCGCAAACTTAAGAACGACTTTAAATAATGATCGTGCAATCTTAAGAGCTATTCATTTCTTCAATGAAAATAATCGTGTAAATACATGTGTAGAAAAATTGAACAACGATGATTTTGAAGGTTTCAAGGCATTAATTCAAGAATCAGGAAATTCAAGCTACAAATTCCTACAAAACGTATATGCAGACTTTGACTATAAGAACCAGGCTGTATCTTTAGGTTTAGCTATGTCTGAAATGATTTTAAAAGATCATGGCGTGTGTCGTGTTCATGGTGGAGGTTTTGCCGGAACGATTCAAGCCTTTGTTGAAAATGGCTATGTAGAAACATATAAAGAAGAAATTGAAAAAGTATTTGGAAAGGGAAGCTGCCACATCTTAAAAGTAAGAAAACTAGGTGGCTGCAAGGTTATTGACTAATGAATATCTTAGTAACAGGTGGAACCGGATATATTGGTAGTCATATTTGTGTTGAATTATTAGAGAGTGGTTATGATGTTGTAGTAATTGATGATTTCTCGAATTCAAAACCAGATGTGTTGGAATCGATTTATAAAATTACAGGAAAGCATGTTA